>Ga0075605_114_pt1 | contig 21387 bp, 24 predicted proteins | sample RifGroF1_FD_68200 | JGI IMG/M metagenome (GOLD analysis project Ga0075605, IMG submission 68200) | candidate division WWE3 bacterium GW2011_GWF1_42_14
GAGACATGCTTTTCCATGGGGCAAAAAACGTTGAATTAGTACGTAAGTATGTTATCATACGTAGCGCTTATGCCAAATACTAAATCAGCTAAAAAGGCCTTAAGAGGCTCCGCTAAGAAAAGAAAACATAATATTTTTTGGAAGGATAAATACAAAGCTTCCATCAAAAGCATGAAGGCTTCTTTAGCCTCTTCTAACGGTGGTGAGGTATCAAAAGACCAGATGCAGGTTCTTCAGGGAGTGCTTGATAAAGCCTCGAAGGAAAAAGTCATTCATAAAAACAAGGCAAATAGGTTAAAATCTAGATATGCTAGAAAAGTATCTGCCCTTTCTAAGACCACGGGAAAACCCAAAAAGAACGCTTAACGGCGCTCCTTACCTCCCTGACGATACCCTATTTTTTAATCCCGAATCTTTGCGTAGTGAGGCTTTCACGGCAGCCGGGACCGTAAAATTTTCATCTTCAACAATTGTCTTTTTTAGTGCTGTTCTTATCGGACTTTTAACCGCACATATGGTAATGAATTTTCTTCTCAATAACCTCCTGAACGAACAGAGAAATCTGGAGTTTAAAATAAACGAGTACGCCGGTGTGGAGGATAAGGCGCTGGAGATTAAAGGTAAGCTCGATTACAGTAAATACACAGTAGGGGCAAGAAAACCTTTAACTACAAGAATATCCTTTGTAATGTCGCGTATTCCTCAGGAGCTTTCGCTAACTACTGTTGAATTTAAACCGGGGGCATTCGATCTTGTTGTAAAAGGAAGTTCCCCGGTACCCATCACAGGAATGTTTTTGCGCTGGCTCCAGGACGGAGGGGTATCTGAGGTAGCTATAAAAGAGGCCATTTTCTCTTCCGTGGACAATACTTATGCGGTCAGGTTGTCGGGAGTTTACAGATGAGAGAAGAAATGCAGAATTCAGTCAAACTGTTTTTTTCAAATGAACTTTTTCTTTCCAGGGTATATACCATCTGGGCATTTTTTTGCATGGTAGTGTTCGGGTTCTTCGCTATCGGGACGCTGACATTTAGTATGGCAAGGAAAGTAACTATATTTAAGGAAATGAGAACATTAAATTACGATCTCAATGTGAAGCTTCAAAGTTTAAGCAGATTGTCTTCGGACTTGTCTGAAGCGCAAAAATATAAACCTTTGCTTGAAGCCACGATTCCCAAAGAGCTGAACACACACAGTTATATGGTTTCCTTTATGCAACAGGCAGGAACTGCCGGGTTTAGTGTGAAGAATTTTTTGCCTGCGTCTGATAGTGTAGGAGGAGAGGTGCTAATTACGGCTGTTTTGGAAGGAACCGGCGATTTACCCTCGCTCATTTCGGCACTGGAAGGGATGCAACGTGTCACTGTTATAGATTCAGTGAAATATGAAAACCACACCGACACCACAGACGTGTCCATTAATTTGAGAATATTTAACCTGTAAAATTATGAAAAGGTTACTAATTACAACAGTGTTTTTCGCTACCGCCGGCATGTTCTGGTTTTTTTCCGGAAATCAGAACACAAATAGGGATAAATATATTACTCAGAATATACTTGACATGTCCCGTCCGTTAGATGTTACTATTGACATAGAGTTTCTACGAAGTTTGAAACCTGCCTATGAACAGCGATAGCGCGAAAAACGGATTTAAAACCTTTATACTGACATTATCTATTTCCCTTATTGTGTTTAGTGTTGTCTATTACCTCGTCACGAATAGTAGCGGGGATACTTCTGCCGCCCCGTACCAGGCTTCCGTAGCCCCCGCGACAGTTGCGACCGCCCCTACCGAGACATTGGCGTTGGCAGAGGACACAGGACAGGTTGAAAGTGCCTCGGATTCCCCGGCCGGATCAGTTTTTGGAGAAATCGTTGATAAGCCCGCAGATTCTTTACCGGCAGGTGCAGCTGTATTGGCCGGAGCCACTTCTTCGCCGGTTACCCCTCAGACGACCGGGAGCGGAAGTACTGTTCCAGAGACCGGTATAGTTGGAATTACAGCCGGATTGCTCGTTTCTTTGGTATTTTTCTTAACGGGAATGTACTACATTTCCAGTAACCCCCGAAAAACAGCCCTCAGCGGTTTCGAGAAAAAAGTCCTCAAGGACAATTGACATCACTCTTCCATCAGAACAGCTTTTACTAACAATCTATTTGTTTTTGTTCCCGCGGGCCAGCACGTCATAAGTGTCAAAGTAGATTCGTTCAGGTAGGCAGGTTTAAATCCCGCAAGAGGATCTACCTTGTCGGGAGAAAGAAGTTCCTTGGATTCCACGACGTAACTCAGGTCTTTTCCCATATACTTGACTTGAAATTCATCTCCCGTTTTAAGATTTCCTAAAGTAGAAAATATAGTCCTGTAGTTTCTGGGATTATAGAACCAGGGTAAAACGGAATGCCCGTAGATAAAAGCATTGCCTTTACTTCCGGGGAGCGCGGACCCGTTGTAATGCCCCAGCGATGTTTCGGGGCTGAGGTTCGGGGAGTTGGTTTCAACTATCGCGTCTTTTATCCCGAGCTTTGGTACTGATAGGGTAAAGAATTTTGGTAGCTCTTCTTTTTTCCCGGTTTCCGAAGCCTTTCCTTCATCCAGTTCTCTGAACTCGAAGTCACTAAACCCGGTAGCAAGCCCGAGGACGCTGCTTCTCATTGGTTTAGAAACCTCATCCTGAGTCTTAAAGAAGACAAGGGGCAGTACAACCTGAGTTCCCAGCACGAGAAATCCGAGAGACATCAAAAGACCGGACAAAATCCTGGATTTGAAATAAAAATTATAATTTACAGTTTTATAGATGGGGTCGTTCGAATGATCTTTAATGTATTTTTTAGGCTCGGACTGGATCGGCATTAATTAGAGTTTAACACTTTTTCCACAGCCAAAGTTAGCATAACCTCGGGGTTTATCTCCCCTACCTTGGCTTTTAGATCCATTTCATAGAACGCTTTGAAAAGCTCTTTAACTCCCTCTACGGAATACTTTCCCGTCAGATTTTTTTGTTTGGAACGTACGTAAGGATTCATTCCCGACGCCGAAGGACTCTCAAATTTTACCTGGGCCAGGGATCTCAGTCCGTACATAAGAAGAGCGAAAAGTTCGAACGGGTCTTTATCTTTGTCCAACTCCCGGTGCATTAGTTTGTAAGAGTTATTTCTATCTTTTCTCATTACGGCATCCACAAAATCAAACGACGTGCCTTCAACCACCGACTCGTTTTCCAGGACCTGCGCTTTCAGGGCGGCCGCGTTCTTAATAAAAATGTTCGACGCTGTGAGTTTCTTCTCTGACAGAATCACAAGAGTGGTCAGAGGTGGGGTTTGTGTAATAACGTTAATGTACTCTTCCAGATTTGCCCGGCCCGCTCCCGATATATTTACGACAAAGAACTGGGGCTCTCCGAAAATATCGATACTTCTAATTTTATTAGTAAGGTCGGTTGGAGTTGTGTCCTCTATCGAGAACTCCTGTTTGTATCTGACCATTAGTTTCTTCTGCTGGTTTAGGATGAGTGCCCTGGATTTGGAGAGGTTTTCTCCGTGCACTATATATATCATTACTTTCCTCCGAAAAGGTATTTCTGGACAAAGGCGTGGATTTGAACGTAATCCCCGGTTTGGGGTATTAGAACGTACTGCCCGTTATATAGTGTTCTATCCGTAGGGGCGTACAAAAGTCCTCCCTGGTCTGCCGGGCTTCTATCATCAAGCACCACGGACACTACCCGGTCGAAGTTTATTTGCTGTGAAAGTAAGTAGAAAGAGTTTACCGCCCCGAAATCTATGTCTGTGTCCGTGTTCTGTGAGTAGGCGTCATACAGGTTTTTAAGTTTCGTGGGGTTGACCAGCGTTTGAATGGAAAGCGACTTATTTTTAATTGCCGTTATAATTTTTTGCTGCCTTCGTGACCGTGCAAAATCTGTGTTTTCGTTATTATTCCCGTGGCGGGATCTCACAAACTTCAGCGCCGTCTCACCGTTCATAATTTGTGTTCCCTGAGTGAACACAACTTTTTCGTACCTGCACGGATAGATTTCCGGATAAAACTTTCCCTCTTCCAGCATTTTGTCGGCTTCTTCGGAAGTCCTCCCGCAGGTATTATTTTCCATATCTTCGACCGGGTACTCGTAATCGGTGAATGTTGTGTCCACGGTAACCTCGACTCCGCCTAAAATGTCTATTATCTCCTGGAATAGATCAAAAGAGACCATGACATGGTAGTGGATTGGAATTCCTAATACGTCCTGCAGAACTGCTCTAAGGTTATTTGCTCCCTCCCCGTCCTTTGAGAAAGCATAAACCGCGTTTATCTTACTTGAGTAGCCGTTTGGATCTTTTACCCACAAATCCCTGGGGAGAGAGATAAGTACAACATCCTTGTCGACTTTTCCTATTGATGCCACGAGTATTGTGTCTGTTAAAACACTTCGACCTGACTCTATTCCCGATACCCGTCTGTCCGACCCCAATATGAGTACGTTTGTTCTTCCGTCGGTTTCTTTGAGATTGGTGCCCGCAATCGTAGCGACCACAGAAATGGGGTTGAAGGCAGCAAGAATCTTGTCTTTGAACGCGAAAGCTACAGCCATGGTTATAACCAAACCGGCAGCTGCAATAAATTTGAGGGTTTTTGTTTGCGACCCCCCTCGTTCGTTTCTTATGGTACTAACATTTCCGTTAGTTTTTCTGCACATATCCATGTATTTCATAGAATGCTTTTTAATAAGCGGCAACAATTCCGGAGAAGTGTTTTGGGTCAAGACTGGCGTTGCCTACTAAAACACCGTCCAATTTTTCTATATTAACCAGATCGGGTATATTTTGTCCATTAACTGACCCGCCGTATAATAGGGGCTCTTTGTTTTTCAAAATTGCCCTGATTTTTTTCACGCCTTCCACTATATCCTTCGTACTTTTTTCTTTATACACGCCGTTTTTCGAAATATTTGCAGGGTCTTCCCAGGCGTACATAGCCCCCGGGCGCTTATACATTTCTATTTTCCCGGAATCTACAAAACATACGATTGGAGTTATTCTGTTGGCAAGGCACGCGTCGATTTTTTTAATAACTACCTCAGGTGTTTCTTTTCTTTCGCTGTGTCCGACTATTGCGTATTTACACATCTCCTTTAGCTGAAAAGATCCTGTTTCTCCTGTGTGGGCGCCCTTTTCTTCAATAGAGACATCCTGGGCGGAAATTTCCACGCCTATTTTTTTCATTAATTCAGCGACCGGAAAAATGTGTGGAGAAGAGGGAGCGACAATTATGGTTACGTTTCCGTTTAAGACAGCCGTGTCGAATCCGGCCGCCCAGTTTATTACGTCCTGCATATTCATATTCATTTTCCAGTTGGCTACGATATATTTCACGAAATCCTCCTTAGAGTCTGTTCAATTAACTTTGGCAAATTCTCGATGTCTTCGTGAGTATAATTGTAACCCAGCGCGTTGAGGCAGGAAAAGACCACTCCGACATCAGTATATATTCTATCTGCATATTGGCAGGCTACAAGACTGTGAAGAAGCACGTTCCCGCCCATCTCTCCGGTCTTTGATTTTCCGCATCCCATCGGGCAGTTGGAGCAGGAAGGATATGTTCCTTCCAGAACACTAAGCTCGTCTTTTCTGTTTAAGATTTTTTTATACAAGTCCTCGTATTTATCAAAATCCTTTATATTTATAAGTTCGGTTCCGGTTACCACAATTCCGGAAATGTTTTTATCCGTAAATTCTTTTTCAAGATAGTGCTCGGGAGTTGTGAAGTACCCGCCCAATAATATTTTGGAGCCGTCCACTTTTATCACACTTCTTTTGCCGGGGAGTCCCAAAGCTTCAGGATCTTCCGACGGATCTTTAAAACTTACACCGGCGTTTGTAATGTCCAGTATAGTTTTTTCCTGGGAGGTGCCGTGTATTACGATAGCGTCCAATCCGGCGTACCTTATTCTTAGTGAGATGCTTCCTCCGAGGTAAACATCCTCTATCACTCCGTCATTATTTATTACCACCGCTGTTTTTGACGCGAATGGAAAAAGTCCGTTCAAAGGTCCGACGGCGAATATTAAAGGATTTTTGTCGTAATACATTTCCATCAACTTAAAACCGAGACCGACGCCACCTATGTAACTGTTGAGATCTTCGAAGCTTTTTACTTCATACTCTTTTTTTGTAAGGTCGATTGACAATATTTTTCTCGGTCTCGTTTCCATTAATCTGTCTCCTCTACTTCAAAAACACCTTTCGGGCATATTTTTTGGATTTTATCTACGTTAAGGCTGCTGATTCTCGGGTCTATTTCGAGAGCGTACTCTATGTTTCCGAGTTTTGAGTTGGTGTTTCTGAACACCCTTATCAATGCCCCCTCGAGCCCTATTTTTCTAAGCTGGCGCTGGGCTTCAATGGCGCACATTTCGCACCCCACGCACTTTTCTGGAAAGCTTATTTTAAGTATTTTTGGCATTATCTTCTCTTGTTCAGAGCCTCTATTCCGGGCAAGGTTTTTTCAGCAAGGTATTGTAGCATTGCGCCGCCCCCGGTCGAGACAAAACTAAATTTATCGAGCAGGGAGTAGCTGTTTACGGCTGTTATTGTATCGCCACCACCTATGACTGTAAAAGCGCCTTCTTGCGTTTTTTTAGCGATTGCCAAAGCTATCTCAGCAGTTCCTAAGGAATACTCAGGTTGCTCGTAGGCTCCCAAAGGACCCGCCCATAGGATGGTTCCTGCTCTACTGATAATTTCTGTGTATTCCGCTATCGTTTGCTTGCCGATATCTTTATTTTCAGGAGCGTAGTCTTTGGGCACAACAAGGTTAAACGGAAGTTCCTCATTCCATTCCATTCCTAATTTGCCTCCCAACAAAATAAAATCAGCTCTCTTTAAGAACTTTTTCACGACAGGAAGTTTACTTTCCAGTTTTGCCCCACCAATTACTATTACGAAAAGTCTTTTTACGTCTCCCAGCAAAAGATTAAGTGTTTCGATTTCTTTTTGAAAACGTATCCCCGCGTATGCAGGAATCCACTCGGGGACCCCGACAATAGAAGCGTGTTTTCTGTGTGAGGTTGCGAAGCTTTCGTTTACGTAAATAGTTCCGTTTATGGATAGTTGTTTGGCGTACTGGAGGTTATTTTCTTCTTCACCGTGGTTGAAGCGTAAGTTTTCCATAAGCTCGTATTTTCCTGCACCTAAAGCATTATCGAAAAAGAACGAAAGGCTTTTTGTTGAAAGCTGTTCATCGGTTTTACCCCCAGGGTTTCCCATATGTCCCATAATGACGGGAAAACCGCCGCGGGAAATGATATATTTCAAAGTTTCCAAAGAGGCGTCGAGCCTATACTTTTCCTGAACTTCCCTGTGAGATACCGGGACATCAAGGTCGCACCTTACAAGGACTCTTTGTCCGGCAGTTATATTAGCTTCCAACACTGATTTCATTGGAATTATTTTATCACCTGCATGGGGATTATATTAGGAGGTCATTAAAAGGGCCATCTCGACAAGTCTATTACTATAGCCCCATTCATTGTCGTACCAAGCCAGGATTTTCACGAGGTCGCCGTCCACCACGCGGGTCATTTCCAGATCAACAACGGCGGAATAGTTGCTTTTAATAATGTCTGACGAAACAAGAGGGGTGTACGTAGCATCCAAAACGCCCTTATAGAAGGGATTGTTTTTTGCATCAAGGAATGCTTGATTAACTTCTTCTTTTGTTGTCTTTTTTTCTACCACCATCGTTATGTCGGAAACAGAACCTGTAATTATAGGAACTCTTAAAGAAATTCCGTCGAATTTTCCCGCAAGTTCGGGTATCACCTGAGTTGTAGCTTTTGCTGCTCCCGTGCTTGTAGGTGAGATGTTAAACCCGGCAGCCCGTGACCTTCTCATATCCGGTTTGGTTCCCGATGGAGGGCCGTCAACCACACTTTGGTTTGCCGTTACAGCATGCACGGTGCTCATCACGGCTTTCAGTACTTTAAATTTGGAATGCATAACGGCGATTACAGGTGAAATGCAATTGGTTGTACACGAGGCGTTCGAAATAATATTTTGCCCTAAGTATTGTGAGTCGTTAACACCTATTAAGAAAGTTTGTGTTTCTCCTCCTTTGGTCGGGGCTGAGATAACAACTTTTTTTGCTCCTGCAGTTATATGTGCCTTCGAAGCGTCGTCGTCGGTAAATCTTCCTGTGCACTCAAGAACGGTATCGACTTTCAGATCTCCCCAGGGCAATTTCAAAGGATCTTTTTCAGAAAACACACGGCTCTTTTTGCCTTCTACAACAATATAATTTTCTTTGCCTGTTATTGTGAAAAAATCTTTCTCTCCGGCGTTATCTTCCAGCCTCACAACTTTACCGTCTTCCTCAACCCAGACATCTTTTTCGTATACACCGTAGGCTGAATCGTATTTTAATAAATGGGCTAAAATGCGGGGATTAGTTAAGTCATTTACGGCAACAACTTCTACGCCGTCTTTTTCCAAAGCGATTTTCAGGGATGCTCTTCCGATTCTTCCGAAACCATTAATTGCTAGACGGGCAGTCATAGGCTAATTATATCTATAGATGCGAATTAATCCAGCTTCTCAACATTTCTTTGGGCATTGCCCCTTCTTTTCTGTCGGCTTCTTTTCCCTCTTTCATTATCACGAAAGTGGGGATGCTGAAAATTCCGAATTCCTGTGCCATTGCGCCGTCGGCTTCGACATCAACTCTCTTAACCTCAAGTTTTTTACCGAGTTCTTTTTCGATCTCTTCCAGCACGGGAGCCATTATTTTACAGGGCCCGCACCAATCTGCATAAAAATCTAATAATTGCACCATAGATAGTTGTCCTTAAAAAATTAAATCCTACGGACGACATCTATGATAACATAATTTTTGGTCTATATTATGTACAGCTACCAGCAAAAAATTTCACAAAATACGGAAAAAATTAGCAAGGGCAGTTCGTGGTTATGGATTGTACCTACGGGATTATTGTTAATTAGCTTGGCGGGTTTCTTTTTTTTGAAAAGCGGGGCGGCGGAAGAAGTGAAGGTCGAGGGGGCAAAAGACGAGTACTTGGAAACATTAAAATCTTCGGATATTAGCAGAGTTCCTTTAGCGCCATCCACTGGAGGAGATGAATTTCCTCCCGACCTCATTGCAGGAGGCGCAGGAATAATAATGGACGCCGATACGGGCAGTATTTTGTATGGAAAAGAACTGGAGAAAAAGATGCCCCTGGCAAGCTTGGTTAAGATTATGACCGCAGTAATAACGTTGGAGCATAAATCCCTTTCCGATTATGCCACGGTTACGGCAGAAGCCGATGCCATAGGCGAAAATGAGATGGGAGTTTCTGAAGGTGAGGCCTACACGATAGAAGAATTGATGTACGGTCTTTTACTAAATTCCGGGAACGATGCGGCATACACATTAGCTGAAAATGTTGCCGGATCTTCTGAGGAGTTTGTTCAGTGGATGAATAGAAAAGCGCAGGAACTGGGGATGAAAAATACAGAATTTTTTGACCCGAGCGGTCTTGATGACCGTTCATACACGACAGCTTTGGATTTAGCAGTGTTGACCGAGTACGCTATGAGGTACAAAGAGTTTAGGGAGATTGTGGCGACGGTAGAAAAAGAACTACCTTATTCGGACCTCCATAAATATTTGTATCTTGCGAATCAAACCAATTTACTCACGACTTATCCGGGTGTTGTAGGCGTGAAAACAGGGTATACGGAAGAAGCGGGGCTGTGCCTTTCTACATATGCGGAAAATTCCGGCAAAAAACTTGTAGGAATTGTGCTAAATAGCATAGACCGCAAGGGGGACATGATATTGATGCTCGACTACGGCTTTTCCGGATACGGAATTACAGTTGAGCACCATCTTCTCGATACACTTTGATTTTCATACTCGGGTAGATCTTTTTCCACACGGTCCACTTGGCGGGAGCTTCTATTACATATTGTGCGGCGTACATCGGTGAATACGTAGGGCACTCTTCCGTTACGCAGGGGGGTGCCTCTTTTGTTACATCGACGATTTCCATTTTGTCGTTGATCCAGATTATATCCAAAGGAATTAGTGTGTTCTTCATCCAGAAAGAGTATGTGTAGGGCATTCCGAAAATAAAGAGCATGCCTGTGTTTTTGGGGAGTTTTTCTCTGAACATGAGCCCGTTTCTTAATTCGTCTTTTGTTTCTGCAACTTCGGTGTATAAAATTACGCCGTTTTCAAACTCTACCGTGTAATACTTGGCCCCCGGCGTACGAGGAACGTCCTTTTCGTGGGCAATACCTGCGAGATATATACCCAACCCGATTATGAATGCCAGCATTACGTACGGAAGAGATTGTTTGAACATTTAGAATTATTGTAACCCTACTACGACTTTTTTTGCTCAATTTTTTACGAGTATCGACAAAAAGGGCAGCTGTGATATGTTATTTACGTGTCGGATACTACCAGCATTTTTCTAAAAGATCTTAATGAAGACCAGATTGCCGCAGTTTCCCACTATCTTGGCCCGGCTCTCGTGGTCGCCGGCCCCGGCAGTGGTAAAACCCGTGTTTTGACCCACAGGGTAGCTTTTCTTATCGAAGAAAAAAAAGTGCCCGAGACTAATATTTTGTGTGTTACTTTCACAAACAAGGCTGCGGATGAGATTAAGTCCAGAGTGAAGGACATTCTGGGTTCTGAAAACAGGTTGGCTTGGAGCGGTACTTTTCATAGTATTTGCGCCAAAATTCTAAGAAAAGACGGCCGCGATATTGGAATTCCCATTTCCTATGTTATTTACGATACCGACGACCAAGCGGCTGTAATCCGCGATATAGAAAAGGATTTCGGAATGGATACTAAAAGGTTCCACCCGCGTGCGGTGCTGGAACATATTTCCGGTGCAAAATCCGAGATGGTTTCTCCTGAAATGTACGCAGGATATGCTCAAGGTTACTTTCAGAAAACCGTCGCAAAAATATATCCTGAGTATCAGCAGCGCTTACGCCAAAGCAACGCATTGGATTTTGACGACCTTCTTTTGGAAACGGTTCATTTGTTTGAGGCGTCCCCCCACATTTTAAAAAAGTATCAGGAAATTTTTAAGTTTATTTTGGTGGACGAGTACCAGGATACGAATAAAGTTCAGTACGCTCTTACGAAAGCATTGGCTAACAGCCACGAAAACCTTTTCGTTGTGGGAGATATGTCGCAGGCCATTTACAGTTTCAGAGGCGCTGATTTCAGGAACATTTTAAACTTCCAAAACGATTATCCGAAAGCAAAAATTTATAATCTGGGAAAAAATTATAGGTCTACGAAAAATATTCTCGAAGCAGCCAAAAATTTAATAAAAAATAACTCTACTCACATTCCTCTCGACTTGTGGACCGACAACTCTAAGGGAGACCGTTTGATAGTTTACCGCGGGGATTCGGAAAAAGACGAGGCGTCCTTTTTAGTAAATGAAATCTCAGATGCTTTAATGAGCGGAAAGGGCTATGCAGACATCGCCGTTCTCTATAGAACAAACGCCCAGTCAAGAAACATCGAGGAACATTTTATAAGAAATAATATTCCTTACCGCATCATCGGCGGTGTACGGTTCTATGGCAGAAAAGAAATCAAAGACGTCATCTCGTATTTAAAGGTTGTACATAACCCGAAAGATAAAGTTTCCTGGTCAAGGATTATAAATGTTCCTCCCCGTGGAATAGGACAAAAGTCCGAAGAACAGTTAAAACAATTGAAATGGGACATCGATGCTGTAGAAGAAAAATCCCACCTTCCTGTTAGAGAGTGGATTGCATCTGCGGAAACTTTATCAACGCTGGAACTCATGGAAAAAATTCTTGCCGACACGAAATATATTGAATGGTTAAACGACGGGACCGAGGAAAATTTTCAGAGAATTGAAAACATTAACGAATTAAAGTCGGTTGCCGCTCAGTTCGTTGATCTAAACGAATTCCTTGAAAATGTAGCTCTGATAGAAAGTTCTGACCGTCCGCGCGATGAAAATGTTCCGGTTGTAACATTAATGACCGTACATGCTTCGAAGGGCCTGGAATTTCCCGTGATATTTATTGTGGGAATGGAAGAGGGGTTGTTTCCGCACACCCAGTCTCTTTTGGAACAGGACGCTTTGGAAGAGGAAAGACGTTTATGTTATGTCGCAATCACAAGAGCGAAAGAAAAAGTATTTATGACCTGCGTTTCAAGCCGTCTGTATTTCGGAAGCATTCAGGTAAATATTCCCAGCAGATTTTTAGGTGAGCTCCCTGGCGAAATTCTGGAATACCGTGGAATAAGTATGGAAAAAGGAAAACTTCCCCGCCAGCCCGGTTCGGTGGACGAATTTCTCGATGATCTCGATTACGACCGGAATAATTTCAACTGGTAAGGCCTTTAGGACAAGTGTTTGGGGTTACAGGTATAATAGAATAATGTACGAGCCGGTAAAATCTTTAGGTCAGAATTTCTTGTCAAAACCCTCTATTGTGGCGCCTATGGTCGATGCGTTGGGTATCGCTAATGGCGAGGATATTATCGAGATTGGGCCAGGACATGGGATTCTCACGGAGATTCTTTTGCACCGTGTTTCCGGCCGTGATGTGAAGGTTTATTCGGTTGAAGTCGACGAACGTTTTGCCAAAAAACTTTTCGGAATGTACGCGAGCGAGCCGACGATAGAAGTAGTACACGAAGATATTTTAAAATGGCTTCCAACTTTTACCTCTGACAGAAAAGTTAAAGTGTTGGGATCTCTGCCTTATTACATAACGTCTCCTATTCTGCATTCGGTGGTAAAGATGGAAGTTATGCCTGAATGCGCGGTTTTTCTTATACAAAAAGAAGTTGCCGAGAAAGTTTGTAGTAAGGCCCCGGACGCTTCGTACATATCGACTTTTATCCAAACCTTTTACGACGCCGAACTTCTATTTAATGTTCCTAAAACTGAATTTACCCCCGCACCTAAAGTTGATGGGGCAGTCATCAAACTTACAAGAACAACTGTTGAAATGGACCGTGGTACGATTGAAAAGTACGAGGGGTTTCTGCACCGTGCGTTTTCTCACCCGAGAAAGATGCTCAACAAACCCTTTTCAAAAGAAGAGTTGAGTAAGGGCGGTATAGACCCGAAACTAAGACCGCAAAATTTAAGCCCGGAGGAATGGTTGGAATTTTATAAGGTACTACATTCCGCGGCATCTATATGAAATAAGGATTATTTATGAAATATGGATTATTTATGAAATATAGGAGTATATGAAATATAGCGTAATAATACCGACACTAAACGAGGAAAAATACATAGGGATTCTCCTGCAGGCCCTGGTGGACCAGGAGTTCAAGGATTTCGAAGTTATAGTTATCGATGCTGTCAGTGAGGATAAAACACAGGAGGTAGTTGACTCCTTCAAAGATAAACTAATCCTTACTTTTTCCGCATCCCCGAAGAGAGGTGTTTCGTTTCAACGCAATTACGGTGCAAAAATGGCAAAAGCCCCCCACCTGATATTTTTTGATGCCGACGTCGCTCCGGAGCCGGATTTTATTACGAAGATTGATTGTTACATCAAAAAAGGAACCGTTGACGTCTTGTCTTCCTGGAACGTTCCCATTTCCGACAAATTAATCGATGAATTTCTCTACTGGGCGTTTAACCAGTTGTATCTGGAGACTGTTAAAGACAGGTTTCCTGCAGCCGTGGGAACTTTTATATACGTTAAAAAATCGTCTTTTGATGCAGTGGGCGGTTTTCAGGAAGAAGTTAAACTGGCCGAAGATTTTGACCTGGTCGGAAGAATGTTCAAAGCCGGATATAAGTATGCTTTGCTAAAAGATCCAAAAATTAAATTCAGCGTCAGAAGGTTAGAGAAAGAAGGACGCGTGCAGTTTGTGTGGAAAAATATAAGAGCAGCCTTTGACTACCACCTTAGAGGAGTAGGATCATTGCAGGGAAAATATAAACACGAATTCGGTAAATTTAACCTGCTGGTCAAAGAAAAAGACAGGAGTTTAATAAAATACTCAAAGAAAGTTTTACAGCTAATTAAAAAATCCGGACAAACACACGGTTGAAACCTTTGCATCTGCCCGGACGCTTTGACCGGGACTCTCTAATTTCGCCGGTCTCTATCCCTTTTTACCCCGCCCATTACGGACGGTTAAGTTGTTAATACTAAGAACATATCCTATAAACACCGTACCGTCAATGTTATACTCGCAACATGGGAAAGCACATTTTGCAGTCTCCGCTGTGGGCGGAATTTAAAAACAAACACGGTACACCTGCAGTCTCGGCAGGTAATGTTATTTACACAGTTCACAATATTCCTCTTTCTTCTTACAACTATGCATATTGTCCCCGGGTGTCCCCCTTCGATGTAAATTTTGAAGAACTTAAGAAGTCGGCAGAGGAAAAAAATTGTATTGCTGTACATTTCGACGTACCCAACATCATGAAAGAAAGTCCGGAGGCAACTGAGGCCGCTAGAATATTTGATCAACACTGCGTACATTCTCCCAGAGACGAATTTGCCAAAGCCAACTTTTTTATAGATCTCACAAAAAGTGAAGACGAGCTTTTTTCCGCCCTCCATAAAAAACACCGTTACAACATAAATTACGCTAAGAAAAACGGCATTACAGTAAGAGAAAGCACCGAAGATAAAGACTTTGATATTTTCTACTCTCTTTATAAAGAGACAGGCGTAAGACAGAAGTTTTATTTTAGAGGACACTCTTATCTCCGTAATATGTGGGACGTTTTTAATAAGGCCGGTCTTGCTAAATTACTCATCGCAGAATATGAAGGAGAAGCGCTGGCCGCTTGGATACTTTTATCTTACGAAGGGGTGCTTTACTACCCGTACGGAGGTTCGACGGAAAGAAAGAAAAATCTTTTCGCCAGTACTATTCTTGGGTGGGAGGCTCTTTTATTAGGTAAGAAAATGGGATGCTCCACTTTTGATATGTGGGGAGCATCAATCGACCTTAATGATGCTTCTGACGAATACTATGGTTTTTCCATTTTCAAATCAAAGTTCGGAGCTAAACATGTTGTATATATTGATTCGTACGACATGGTAATAAACGAAAAATTGTACAAATTCTTTAATCTGGCTAACAGTTTTAGATGGAAACTGCTCAAACTCATCAGATAAATATGGAAAGACAGCAGGATATAAGACAAAGCGACGGGTGGGGAAAGTACCTGGAGGCAATTGGATGGAAAACCAGAAGAACTTCAAATGGGATACTTATAGCAATCCGCTCCTCTTTTATAGGAAATTTTGTAAAGATACAACACCCTCGGAAAATTGAAAAAGAAGATCTTGAAGAGATAGAAAATATTTGCCGCGGTGAAAAGTGCGCCTACATCAAAATCGAACCTGACCACGATCAGGACCTAGCCGTCTTTGAGGGGCGGGGTTACCGTCCCACGTACTCTCCAAACTGTGTACCATCAACAATTTTTATGGATCTAACCGGAACCGAAGACGACATGTGGGCGGAGTTTTCGCACAGTGCCAAATACTCAATAAACCGCGCAGTCAGAGAGGGTTACACAGTGACAAGCATAAAAAAACCTACGGAGGAACGGCTGAAAGAAAGTTACGAACTATTTCGCTGCACGGCTAAAAAGAAGAATTTTTATATGTCCCCGTTCCGCGAATTTCTAATCAGAGTAGATTTTTTCGGGGGCAGCTCTTACTTGTGCGAAGTCAGAAATAAAGACGGTGAGTTGCAGTCAAGCAAGTTTTGTTTGGGTCACAAAAATATGGTCCTTTTTGTTTCCGGAGGCTCATCAGAGGCGGCGAGAAAAAATAAATCCGGGTACCTTCTTATGTGGGAAACTATGAAATTCCTGAAAGGCGAAGGCTATGAGGTTTTTGATCTTGAGGGAAAGTATGACGAGAGATTTCCTTTTCAAACCAGAAATTGGGAAGGGTTCAGCCACTTTAAAGAAAAATTTGGAGGGACGGCCGTCGAATTTCCAATTCCGAGGATAAAGTTTTTGAGCAGGATTTACGGTGTAGCTTCTAAACTTATGAAAGTGGATTTTTAAACCCCGTTTACCCCCTGTACGCGAAAGGACAAATATCTTTGTAATCACACCAGCCGCACTGGATTGTAGGATTGGCCTCGAACTGTCCCTTTTTAATATTTTCAACCGTTTCGACGATTTTCTCCTTTTGCTTCACCAGATCTTCCTGAGTACGGGTTGTCGAAACTTTTTCTCCCGATTCCAGAAAATACAAGGTCAAAAGATCGGGTTTTAATCCGAGCGCTTCTTTTGCTGCCATTGCGTAAATTGTTACCTGAGCATCACGGTCAATATCCTTTTGGGTCTTAGCCGTACCGGTTTTGTAGTCGATTATTTCAACTCCGCCGCTTTCCAGGTTGTCTATCCTGTCGATTCTTCCGAAAAAGTTAGTACCTCCGATTCTTAGGTTGAAGGATTTTTCCAGAGCTTCGATATTATCTTTTACGGCGCCGTGTTTACTGAAGTACTCTTCCAGCACCCGCTTCCCACTTTCAAATCTTTCGGCCCTGTGTTTCTCGTCGTCGTAGCCTAACGGTATCCATTTTCTTTCATATATTTCGTAAAGATCTTCCAGGGATACATTTTTTCCGAACATTCTTTTTGTGTGAAATTCTTTCAGAGTTTCATGCATTGTTGTACCGAAACTGAGTGCATAATTCGGTAGCGTCGGTATGCGCAAAATGTAAGAATATTTGTACTTTAACGGACACGCGTTATAAGTGTCAATCTGAGTGTAGCTCATTGTCTGAGGAACAAGATTGGCCACATTTATAGCCTGGGGATCTCTGAAAGCGGAGGTAACACCGAACAGGCTATCTTGTCCCCCGGCTTTTTCGTCGGCCACTTCCCCTACATATTCCGTTTTCAGTCCGGTTTCCTGGAGGAATCCGCTCGGTACTTTTTCCCTTTTACCGCCGTAATTTTTTGCAAGTGTGAGATATAAATATTTTTGGGCGCGGGTCATGCCGACATAAAACAAACGCCTTTCTTCCTGTATGTGCTCATCTCCTGAAGGTAAAGTTTCCTTTATCAATTCGTTGGGGACATCTATCACATCGCCCTTGTTTCTCGTAGGAAATCTATCTGAAACCAGATTAACCATAAAAACAACAGGATACTCAAGTCCCTTGGATGCGTGGACAGTCATCAGGTTAACGGTGTCGATATCTTCCAGCTCAGCCTGCGCCGGATTATCGCCAGCCTCTAAGACCAGTTCCATGTAATCCAGAAAATCAACCACAGTCGGAAGCTCTTTCGTATCTTCTCTGTGCTTAATCTCAAACTCCTTCGCCTTGTTTAGAAATATATCCAAATTTTTGATGGCCAGCTGATTTTCGACTGTTTCATCCTCGACGAGCGGCCGCAAATAACCGATGTTCGTGACAGCATTGAAAATAAATTCCGAAGGAGTCTCCCTGGTGATATTTTCTTGTCTCTCCTTAATCAATTCTTTTAAAAAGGACAGTTTATCTTTTTCCGAGTTTTTAACTTCATCCCACAGATCTGTCTTTTTGTACCTCGCCTCCGACAGAAGTTTGGAAATGTCGTCGCCGTCTATCTCTAAAGAGGGAACGTTGAGTGCGCGGTACATACTCACGCCGTCTTTCGGATTGGCAATTATTCTTAAAAGGGCTATCACATCTCTTATCTCGTCTCTGTCGTACAGACCCCTATTTCCCACCAACTGGTAAGGCAGTCCGTGTTTTCTCAGGGCCATCAGAAAAGGTTCGAGATGGCTGTTTGCTCGTGCAAGTATGGCCACGTCTTTGTAAGTATATTCAGGTTCTTTTCCCAGAACTTCATAAATCTTTTTTATAACAAACTCAACCTCATCTTCCAGATCTTCGGCCTGGCAGATTTCGGGGGATATTCCCTTAGTTTTTAACTGGCTTATTAATTCTTTTGAAATTCCAAGTTTGGATTCTAGTGTGTCGGGGTTGTTATTTACTATTAGTTTATATGCAGGGTCCAATACCTTTTGCCCTGACCTGTAGTTTTTAAGGAGAGTTACTCTTTCTGCCTTGGGGTAATCTTCCATAAACTGAAGAATATTGGATACAGCCGCACCTCTGAATTTATAAATAGATTGCGAGTCATCCCCTACTACAACCAAACTTCTGTCTCCCATTTCTAACGGACAGAGAAGTTTAATGAGCTCGTATTGTGCGAAATTAGTGTCCTGGAATTCGTCCAGCAATACGTGCCTGAACTGTTTTCTATACTTTTCAAGTATGTGCGGTCTCTCTTTAAAAAGTTTCAACGTCCAGGTTATAAGATCCCCGAAATCCATCTTCGACTTCTCCAGTTTTATCCTTGTGTACTCAGTGTAAACATGGGCAAGTTCGAATATTCTTTCTTTTTCTTCGTTCTCGAGAGTTGTACTTTGAACGAATTTTTCGAAATCTTCGGGAGAGACATTTTCGTCTTGTAACCTTGAAATAAATTTGAGAATGGCAGAAATGAATTTTGTGGGATTTCCTAAAGGTCTGAAATATTTCAGGCCGAGGTCAAACAGATTCTTGCGTAGCAATATCCACTGCTCGGGCGATGAGAGCAGTTTGTATCCGGGGTCAATTCCGATCTCTATTCCCTCCGCCCGTAATATTCTGTCTGAGAATGAATGAAAAGTTGAGATCCACGGTTCTTCGTAACCTAAAGGCATTGCGTCGCCTGTTCTTTCTACCATTTCTCCTGCAGCTTTTTCGGTAAAAGTGAGGGCTAGTATTTCTTTTGGTTTAATTCCTTCCGCTTCAATAAGGTTTTTAATGCGTTCCGTGATAACCCTGGTTTTTCCCGTGCCGGCTCCGGCGACCACTAAGAGGTGTCCCTTGTTGTGGTTTATGACTTTGATCTGCTCTTCATTTATGTCGGTCTTTTTCTTGGAAGGCATGTGACCCCTATTATAGCGCAAATGTTCTTAAACGGTGGCGTCCGGTGGCATTTTTAGATAACTTGTAGTATAATAGCTTCATTCAAATTTTCGTGCCTTATTTATGATTAGGGAGGGTAAAATGGCTACTGTTTGCTATGTCGTTATAGGGGTTGTTGGTTTGTTATTTGCGCTTTTGATGGTATCAGGTTTCTTCAAAATACCCGAAGATACCCAAACATCCTAGCTTTCTTCGCGCTCCTCCTAGAGCACCCCGGTGAATGAGAAAATCAAACAGGCTCAACTGTTTAGACTCATTTCACCGGGGATTTTTTATGTCTGTACTAGAAAATTCCGTTACTCTAATAGCTTCTTTTGCTCGGTGTCATCAATAACCTGAATCTTATCGATCTTGTTAAACAGTCTTGAGAACTTCGTTCTTATACCATCCATAGATTTATAACCGTTGGAAATATGTTTTTCCAGAACATCCAGATCGTCGTTGAACTTGGATGCCTCCAATTTGATACCATCCAGCGCCTTGAGAACCTCACCTGCGTGTTTTTCCAGATTTTGCTGGTGGAAAGCTACCAGAAGTACTTTCAGGAAGTAGGAGAGAGTGTTGGGGGATGCCATTTTCCGATGGGATATACATAATGGCCTGATGGGTAGTTCCCTCTTCCGGGAGTATGTATTTAGTGGCGATTTCTTCGATCTTTTTCTTAACGTCACCTATGAAAACTCTTTTCAGTTTGTCGCGTTCACTTTGAGCATCGGCCTTTAACATCGCGGCAAAGTTTTCCATAGGAAATTTTGAATCGATTGGGATTATTCCTTTTTCGGTAAATACCACGGCATCACAAACCGCCCCATCCTTGAACTTGTACTGGGTTTTAAAGTGGTCGTGGGGAAGGAAGCTCTCGAGTATCTCATAGAGAAATTGTTCTCCGAGCCCTCCGCGTAGTTTTGGGGATTTCAACACGTTGCTTAGATCTTTCATGTCGTTTCCGAACTCCTGAATGCCCCCCAACTGTTTTTGCACCGTCCTGATAACATCCTGTGAAGCGTCGAGACGTTCCCAGATAAGTTTGGTCTGGGCGTTCATTGCCTCACGGTGTCCCTTCATTTGTTCATCCAGTGTGCCCCTCTGTTGGCTTAGCTGTTTTTCCAACACATCGCTGCTTTTATCTACGGAGCCCTTCATTTCTTTTAGCCATTCCATGAGAACCCCTGTTTCGTCCCCCTTTAGATTTTTGATATTTTTTATCTGCGTCGATAAGTAGAAGACGAGAAAGCCTAAAAGTATTAGCAGCGCCGCGAACATAATTATTACCAGTTCATTACTTAGCATGCGATAAGAATATCAGCAACCCGCCCACGAGTCTAGGAAGGTAATGTTAAAATCATGTATATGCCGAAGTTTTTGGCCGAAGTTTTTGTACACAGCCATTTTTCTGTCCGTTCTTTCCTCCGCATCGTTGGCATATTCTCTTTTAGTACTCAAACCGTCCAATTACACTTATATTTTTATCTTTTTGGTTTCCCTTTTTTTATTCTTTACCGGGCTGTTTACAACAACCGGCTTTTTCGTTGCAACCAAGACTTTCGGCAAGGAGGGTGACCCAAGGGTTGTATTCAGAGGTGTTCTGAAAGTAGCAGCGTACGTGTCTTTCGGAATTTTTGTTTTCTTTTTCCTGAGAGGGTTCAAGCTGGTGAGCTTACTTAATATTTTCTTATCTGTGGCTTTTTATTTGGCTTTGGGCTATCAGCTTTTTGTATACGGTAGAAAAGAGCGGTAGTGGTAGAATAACGGTACTTATGGACAAGAAAAGGGTATTAATTACAACGGCAATAGATTACACAAACGACGTTATACATATCGGTCACGCTTACCAAAAAATACTGGCTGATTGTCTGGCGCGGTATTACCGTGGGGTCCTGGGCAAAGAAAATGTGTACTTTTTAACAGGCACTGACGAATATGGTTCCACTAATCAAAAGGCTGCCGAAAAGAGAGGCGTTACACCGAAAGAGCACGTGGATGAAATATCTTCCAAAGATAAGGCCGAGCTCGATGCTTTGAATTTAGACTACAACCGTTTTATACGCACGACTGATGCTGACCACCGCGAAACGGCGCAGAAATTTTTTCAAAAGGTTTTTGACAACGGCGATATTTATAAAGGTAGCTACACCGGGCTGTATTGTGAAGGATGCGAAGCTTATAAAACTATGTCGGAGCTGGACGCGGACGGAAGATGTTTATTGCATCCTACCCGTGATATCCAAAAGGTTGAGGAAGAAAACTACTTTTTCAAATGGAGTGAGTATTCCGATTTTCTTAAACAGTTAATCGAAGCAAAAGGTTTTGTACTGCCGGAAGGTAAGCGCAGAGAAATGCTCGGTTTCATTGAGCAGGGAATAAATGACCTTCCTGTTACGCGCCCGGGGTATAAAGTGAGCTGGGGCATT
>Ga0075605_117_pt1 | contig 8518 bp, 6 predicted proteins | sample RifGroF1_FD_68200 | JGI IMG/M metagenome (GOLD analysis project Ga0075605, IMG submission 68200) | candidate division WWE3 bacterium GW2011_GWF1_42_14
TGCTCCCCCGGGGTATGTCGGTTACGGTGAAGGCGGGGAACTGACATCAAAAATTGAGGCAAAACCGGACAGCGTAGTGTTGTTCGACGAGATAGAAAAAGCCCATCCGGATGTTTTGAACGTCCTACTCCAGATAATGGAGGAGGGGGAGCTTGTGGATGCGAAAGGTACAACATTCGACTTTTCCCGCGCTGTTGTCATACTAACGAGTAACTTAGGTACGGAAATATTGCATAACAATGAGATAGGTTTCGAGGAAAAATTCATTAGTGACAAGTCGGTTGAAGGAAGGCTCAGAAATAACTTAAAAAAGATACTGAAGCCCGAGCTTATAAATAGGTTCGATGAAGTCATTATTTTCAAGCGGTTGCTTAAAGACAGCCAGCTTAGAGTACTGGAATTACTCACAAAGGAAATAAACGTTACACTTAAAGCCCAAAACATCACTTTAGTGGTGTCCAAGGAGGTCAAAGATTACCTTCTGGAAAAAGGCGGCTCTCTCGAATACGGAGCCCGTGCTTTAAGAAGAACGCTGGAAAAGGAACTGATCGACTCTTTGGCTGAATATCTCCTGCACCACGAGAAAAGGCCGTTGTCACTTTGTGCCTCCATGTCAGACGGGAAAATTACTATTTCCGCGAAAAAGGCCAGAAATTGTTAAGATATTAGTATGCCTAAGATAAAAACGGTATACACATGCCAGAACTGTAACTACCAGAGTTCCCAATGGGTCGGGCAGTGCCCCCAGTGTCACGAATGGAATTCTTTTATCGAAGACGTAGTGGCAGTAAGCTCCGGTTCAAGATTAGGTTCCCGCGCGGGAAAAAGTAGCGCAGCGGCTACACCCGTACAGCTATCGAAAATTTCCACCAAAAATATTAAGAGACTTTCTTCCAACATATCCGAGTTCGACAGGGTTCTCGGAGGCGGTTTTGTCCCCGGTCAAGTTGTCCTGTTGGCGGGTGAGCCCGGTATAGGGAAGAGCACACTTCTTACAGATATCGCAAAAAGTTTTGGAGATAAAAAAATTCTGTACGTTGCCGGAGAAGAAAGTGCAGATCAGATAAAAATAAGGGCTGAGCGGATGAATTATCCCGCCGAGAATTTATATATGCTACAGGAATCCGGAGTAGAGCAGATCATCTCAGCGATAGAAACCACAGAAGATATCGCGCTGGTCATAGTAGACTCCGTTCAGACAATTTACTCCGAAGATATTGCGGGAATTTCAGGTTCTCTTCCGCAGGTCCGTGGTTGCACTCAGCTTATAACAATAGCCGCCAAGCGTACGGGAGTGCCCGTAGTACTTGTCGGGCACGTCAACAAAGAAGGCGTTGTCGCCGGTCCTAAAGTCCTGGAGCATATTGTCGATACCATTCTTTATCTTGAGGGCGACGCCCAGCACATGTTCAGGATGCTGAGAACAACCAAAAACCGCTTCGGTCCGGTGTCGGAGGTTGGGATATTCGAGATGCAGGAAAAGGGCATGAAAGAGGTCAAAAACCCGTCAGAACTTTTTCTTGAGGAACACGTTGCAGGAACTTCAGGTTCCTGCGTAACGGTTGTTATGGAAGGATACAGACCTCTCCTGTTTGAAGTACAGGCACTGACGGTAAGAACAAGCTTCGGTTACCCGAGAAGAACAGCCAGCGGCCTGAATGCCAACCGTTTGCAAGTGTTGGTAGCTACAATAGAGAAAAGGACAGGAATAGATTTAAGCGGCCACGATATCTATCTCAATGTGGCCGGAGGCTTTAAGATAAACGAATACGCTGCCGATTTGGCTGTTTGCCTTGCCGTCATATCATCCATTAAAGACTTGCCCATGAAAGAGAAAAGTGTAGTATACGGCGAAGTAGGTCTAAATGGCGAGGTAAGAAGGGTTTCGCATACTGAAAAAAGAGCGAAAGAGGCCAAAAAGCTCGGTTTTGAAACAATTATCTCCCCCGAGACTGCTAAAAGTTTGAACGAGGCAGTATCAAAGGCGCTGTCCAAGGGATACAATTTAAATAGTGGAAAACGGATTAAACAAACAATTAAACAAACAACAGAAAACAAAAGGAATACCCCAGTTAAAGCGGTTTAACATTTGGGTCAGGATTGCTTTCGCAACAATATTCTTCATTTCAGGCTTTAACCTTTCGAGATCCGCGTTTTTTATGGAACTTCCTTTTTTTGGTTACCATACTGTTTGGGAAGTTCTTATGTCTGCGGCTGCGGGATTGGTTGGATTTTACGTATTCCCCCTGTTCTTAATAAGCGCTCAGTACTGGATTGAAGCGACAATCAACAAGGTTGTGAATGAAATAGTGACCAACTTTTGGGAGCAGCAATCACGCAAGATACAGGAAGCAAGGCGGGAAAAACAACAAAGAAAGGTAGCAGAAGAAGATTCGAAAAGAAAATCGGATTGGGAGCACGCTATTGTTCTTGATACATCGGTACTGGTGGACGGTAGGGTTGTAGACATAGTAAAAACCGGATTTTTGGATCACCGCTTAATAATAATTCAGGCAGTATTAGACGAGCTTCAAACCATTGCTGATAGTAAAGATAAGTTAAAACGCCAACGTGGCAGGCGTGGTCTGGACATTGCGAAGGAACTTAAGAAACATTCGAAGGTTGTTATTCCTGACATAGGCGCCAATGGAAAAGGCGTGGATGCCAAATTAGTATCCTTTGCTAAAGAACATAAATTGAAGCTAATGACCATGGACTTTAATTTGAATAAAGTAGCACAGGTGTCCGGTATAAAAACATTAAATCTAAATGACCTTATAAACGGTTTAAAGACGATTATGCTACCCGGAGAGGCTATAAAGATAAAAGTTGTACAGCAGGGCAAAGAGAAGGAGCAGGGGGTAGGATACTTACCTGATGGCACGATGATAATAGTGGAGGGGGCAAAAGAGCGTGTTGGCGACGAGGTAGATGCTGTGGTATCAAAAATAATACAGTCATCAGCAGGAAGAATTATATTCTCAAAAGTAGCGGAACAGCGCGAGAATTAACGTTTAAACATTTTCCAACATTCAGTTAAATAGAGTGCCTTGTGCGGAGAGAAGTGTGATCGGGAGCACAAAAAAACACTCCAGCAGAAGCGACATAAATAGCGGCAGCCGCAGAGTGTTTTTTGTCGAAGCGTTTTTGCAATCTAGGATTGCAATAAGTCCATGCTTCAGAGCAGCCGAAGCATGATTTATATAAACTTTATATTAACATACCGTTATACAGTTATATGTAGAAGATAATTTTTACTTCAACCTATAAGTTATAAATAGTGTGTGGATAACTTTTAGGGTTGTGGGTAACTACCGGAGGAGGTCAAATTGGAATCTAACAAAATAAAAACAACTGTATTAATTGATAAGACGCTCAAAAAGCTAGCTCAGGTACATGCCATACAAAATGATATGACGCTGGGAGAGCTGATCGAGGAGGGTTTGAGGAAGATTTTGGTTTAGGTTTTTGTGCCGTAGTTAAAATTCGTGCGGTTAATCTTACAGTTTCTCCCCTGCGTATTTTATATACCCGGTAAGTTACTTTACGGCGGTAGATAAGTGTTCCAGCATACGCAGAAAACGAGCTCCCCCCGAGTAGACATAACTTATAGTGTGTGATACAATACAACAAATACGTTCAAAGGAGGAGAGATGTTAGGTTTTTTGCTTGGGGCTTTTGTGGGGTATTTTTTGAAGAAAGTGAAAACGGTCACAATATTAGTGATCGGATACCTTCTTCTAGTACTTCTAGCAGTTTTGCTGGACGTTGGGAAAGTGAACGTACTGGCATTTTTTGAGCAAGGCGCCGGTTTGTACGTAGGTGTCTTTGTAAGATCCTATTTCGACAAAAAAAAGGCAAAAAAACTTGAGGAGGAAAGATTACTAAAGAAAACAGAGCAAGAGAAGAAAGAAGCAGAAAAGAAAGAAAAAAAATCAGAAACAGTACAGGATACTGCTCCGATCGTAATCAAGGTGGAAGAAGAGCAGAGTGAACTTCCGGATCTCGATAATTGGAAAGAATAGTTTTGGAAAGTTAGGAAAGAGCAATGTTAAACAGGCTTGCAGATGATATTAAGCAATTAATACACAAACATCTGCAGGCCTTTTTCTTTTCCTTAAAGCCCCATAGTATTGACATTTAGGCAAGTATCTGTTAGTATCTAGTGTGTTCTGGAAGGAGACGTACAACCGCCTAATTTCAGGCAAATCCCCCAGAATACAAAAAATACTTAAACTATTGATTCATGCGCCCACGAGGTTGCATCAACCAGCAGTTTAAAAGCTGCTTTTTTACCGGCAATTAATACCTGTAAAGTACTTTGACAAGGTGTAGTGTGGGAAATCCTCTTTTAAGGTCTATTTGATTAGGCCGGTTTAGCCTTTTTTGGCTATTCCGTTTAGGGATCTAACACCCCTTTTGTGCACATCTTTATTATGGATGTGTGCTGGAGGGGTGGTGTGGATCCAATCGTTTTCAAATCAAAAAGGGCTTTAACCGGCCCGACCTATAAGGAGGTTGAAATGGTTAAGAAATTTTGGGAAAGTGCAAAGGAATACCCTGTTCGGACTGCGTTGTTAGTAGTGCTTTTTATCCTTTGCGTGGGTGCTTTCGTTTTGCTTCGGAGCAACGCTGTTGCCCTCGCAAAACAGGCCGCCGCGCCTGCCGCTTCGGTTTCCGCTCCTGTTGTCGAAAAAGCAGCCGTTGCGGCCCCCGTGGTCAAAGCACCTGTGCCCGCTCCTATCGTTGCAGCGCCTGTCGTTGCGGCTAAAGAGCCCGTCGTTGCTCCCCAGAAAGCTGCGGAGAAAGTATTTACAATCCGCCAAGTTGGTGGAGCTGAACAAATCATCAAGGATTGGCACAACGAGGCCGCGGTTACTGTGAAGCTCCCGGTTTTGACTGACCTCGGACTCGGGTGGGAAGATGTTCACGAAACTGACGGGAAAACGACATACTGGGTCGCCGTCTCATCGGACAAAGGTACTTTTACCTTCACCGGCGTGGACTACCAATTTGACGAAGGTTTCGTTGCAGTTGTTATGACTGAGACCCCCGAGTCGATTGGTGTAACCACTGGCTGGAACGATTCTGACGAAGACGTTAATAAACGGCATTTCAATGTCTGGTCCGAAGCCTACGTGGTGAATACCACTATGGATAAGGATCAAACGTCGGAAAGAATCTTGGCTGAGTGGATTGCAGACCACGGGAAAAGTGTGGGCTTTTATGTTAATTCGGATGGAACGGTCGTCAAAATGAAATATGATGACGCCGTGAAATTCAACGAAACGCACCCAGCGCTGTTCCCAGAACAACTTCCTCAAACCGAAGGGTCTAACAAGTCCGTAATCATGACTGTTACCCAGGTCGGAAGCGGCCCCATTATGAAAGATTGGAAAAATGAGGCAGCTGGTTCGGTGAAGTTACCGATTGCGGACTCTACCAACTGGGAAGGTATCCTTAAGGATGCTTCCGGTAAGCCTGTTTATTTAATCTTGATTTCCTCTGATGCCGGTAAAGTTACTTTTGCCGATAAGGACAAGGAATTCAAGACAGGTTTTGTTGCGGCATTCGTTACTTCGGAACCTGAGTCAATTGTTGTAACCACTGGCTGGAACGCTGACAATAAGAATTTCAATGTCTGGGCCCAGAAATTTATTGTGCCCTTGGACGAGGATGTCGACGAAGTCTTGAAAGAAATGTTGACGTCCTACAAGAAAGAACAGGGGAAACCCGTCGGATACGCGATTTTGTCTGATGGTACCCCGTTCGAAATTAAGTAGACCCACATTCCACCCCTAACAAGAGGCCGTAAGAATTGTAGATGCTGAACCCTTTATTTTGTCTAACAAGACAATATATCGGATTCTCTTCTCGTTCTTACGGCCTTGTACGTGCTACCATATATTCAATGGAAATTTCGAAACTTCCGGAAAGACTTTCGGAAAAGATAACGAAACTTTTTTCAGACAAATATGTGGTTGTTTTGACTGTCATTATAGTATTTCACTTTACCTTAAATGTAATATGGCAGTATATAAATACAGCACCTCCGACCTGGGATAGCGCGGGTCACCTAGTCCTCTCCTATATCTTTACTGACAGGTTCCCTGAGTTTTTCGGTGGTCACGCCAATTTAATATCCCTAATCAAGGTCTCAACATACTACCCCCCGTTTTTACACTTTCTTGGTAGCCTCGTATTTTTTGTAATAGGAAGAAACTACGAGTTTGCTCTGATGCTGGGTACCGGCTTTTTCATTATCGCTCAAATTTATTTATATCTAATAGTTAAAGAAGTCACTCAGAACAAAAAGACCGCTGTGCTGACAGTTCTGATATTTTCACTTTTTCCTCAGGTTTGGGAGCAGAGTAGACAGTATCACCTTGACGTGCCTCTTTGTGCACTGTTGTTGGGAGCTTTTTACCACTTAATTAAATCCCGGGGACTTATAGATAAGTACCACTCCATGTTGTTTTTTCTCTTGCTATCATTTGCTCAGTTAACTAAGTGGTACGCGTTCATTTTTCTGGCTTTCCCGTTTCTTTATCACGTCCTGTACTCACCTTTAAAGGCTAAGGTTTTACACGATAGAAACAGGTGGACGAACCTGGTTGTGGGGGGAATCATCGTGGTTCTGGTGGCAGCGCCGTGGTACGTAGTCAATTTCAAGACTATTTTAGAAAACGTCCAGGTTTCTTCTACAGCAGACGCCGGAGACCCGTCCGAAGTTCTAAGCTTCGAAAGTTTTTTCCACTACATAAAGCTCTCAACTACACACCAGATAGGAATAGTATCAATGCTCCTGTTTGTCGTGTCGCTAATGTTTCTTTTTAAGCAAAATAATAATATGGGCAGGTATATTCTTTGGTCCACGTTAATCCCGTATTTTGTGCTTACACTGATTCAGAACAAAGATCTTAGGTACATTCTTCCCCTGGCTCCGTTTTTTGCTTTTTCTATCGCGTGTTTTTTTACAATGCGTCCTACAAAAATACTGCCAAACATCGGGATAGGAATCTATCTCTTTTACCTTTTCTTCTACTATTTCTTTTTCTCATTTAATCAATACCAAACTTTGCCTAAATCTCTCTATTTCGTATCTACGTTTTTTGCAGGACCCGGCTACAGACTCACCTGGGTAGATGAGCCTTATTCTTATGCTTACAACGGCAAGGACTGGAAAGGTGAGCAGATAATTCACACGATAAATAAACTGGCTAATGAGGAGCCTAATATCCACGGTAAATATAGAGTTTTGGAAGTGTCGGACAACAGATTTTATTCCATAGCGTCTTTTGATATGTACCTGCTCGAAAACCGCTATTACGAAATGAATTTAAAAATTCCTTACAACCGTCCTGACGCAATGAGCGAAGAAGAGTTGGCTGACTATCTGTCAACTATCGATTTTGCCATCATACCAAAGGATCCGGGTCCTCCGGGACTTAGAAACATCGCTGTATTAAGACAGTTGGTGTCCTATTTTTTGGACGGGCAGCACGCTGAATTTGAACTGTCCCAGTCATTCGATCTTCCGGACGGAAATGTTTTGTACCTCTACAGGAGAAGCGACTACCTGAAATATAACAACCCCGCACTTTCTCAGGAACACCTCAGGATTTATATGGGAAACAACTTAATACTTGACCGCGAACTTTTGCCTGGCCGGTCATTTAATGTGAGGTTCTACAAGGATAACGGCGAATTTGTAGACATAAATTATCCTGAAAGCGGAGGAAACCAGATGAGGCTTAGTTTGGATGGGGTGATTAGGGTCAAAATAGATTTACCGGCCAGCGAAATGAACATTAAGGAGTTGCACGGCTGGAGATATTATGACCAGCACTTAATAAGAGACAGCAAGTACAACGAGTTAATAAGCGGGTCTTACGACACTTTTGTTTATTATTCCGGAAGACTGGCACCGAAAAATTTATTTACAGCATTTACGGATTTTACCGGTTCTGTTGAGGTGTCTATGGGAGATGGGGTAGTGAATGTTTCGCTGACCGATACCTCAGATTCAGCCTACGTAGCCTACGCCTATAATGGTTGGAGATGGGAATCCGTGGTTTTAAACAAGGACAGTGGAAGTGTCTCCATTCCTATGCAGGATCTTATTCAGGTGGAGGTTACCGGCAAGAAGCAAATCATCCGAGGGTTCGACGAAATGTGGGATTTTTTCATCTGCTATAACGGAAATGCTGTTTGTTTCTACCCTCTCGCTGTAATCCTATAGGTTGCATTTTCGGGTATTTTGACGTAGAATAGCTCCAGTTTCCAACAATCACCTTAAAATCAAAGGAGGAGTGAATGAAAGCAAAATCAGCTTTTGTATCGACATTGCTGGTAATGTTGCTGATTTTTATCCCTACCGTAAAAGCTGTGGCGGCATACCTAGTACTTGAAGGAGGTGTCAACACAGTCGAGGGATGGAATGGAGCAACAAATGGAAGCAGCCTTGATATCACAACTACGGCCGCTTTCGATATTGTCGGGACTGTTTACACAGAAC
>Ga0075605_134_pt1 | contig 6202 bp, 6 predicted proteins | sample RifGroF1_FD_68200 | JGI IMG/M metagenome (GOLD analysis project Ga0075605, IMG submission 68200) | candidate division WWE3 bacterium GW2011_GWF1_42_14
TAGGACTTGGGGCCATTCTGGTTCTTACTTCCATGATTGGGATTTTATCACACAAAATATTGTTATAATATATTAGAGATGAACTTAACAAAAACTGCCATCATGTTTAAGCGTTGGGCCAAGATCGCTTTTTTAGTTCTTGGACTCTATTACGGTTGGATGTTTTTCGGGGGCCCGGGCGTAAGATCCCTCATCAAACTGTTCTATGTCACCAAAGAACCGGCGAATCCAATATACGGCAACCTCGACCCTCTTGAATTCACCAACAAGGAAGTGACCGGAGACCAGATATATAAATTGAACACCGCTAACGGCAGACTGCCGGGCAAATTTCCCTTTAAAATGAACGTCTACAAATTCAAGCCGAGAACGTATTCCTATTTGGCAGGAAACACAGCGATAGAAGACGCAGCTTACCTGGGTTACACCGAATCTGACCTCATCACAGACCTAAAAGGTACAGTGTACCGATGGAGAAAGGCCGAAACCAACAGTTTTCTGGAAGTAGACATAAATAGCAGACATCTATACGCGGATTCCGATATGGTAAAAAATTCCGCGAGAATGCAAAAGGGCAGAATTAACGAGGAGTACGCAAAAGGCACTGCCCTGACCTTTTTTACAAAGCTGGACCGGATTGACGATTTGTATAGAACAGGATTCCAAAAGGTAACCTTCGGATATGTAGGCGGTACACGTCTTTTTGAAACCACAGCCCAAAGAGATGTCATTTTTGCGCGCGTCGATCTTTACAGAAAGATGGGAGATTTTATGATACTGGGTGCAAACCCTAAAGTGGGGCTGTTGAGTGTTTTCGTCACAGTTCCCGACAAAGACAAGGTTTTGGCGATAACTTATCCTAAAGCCGACGCGTACTACAAAGAACTCGAGGCGGAAACTACAGCCTCATACCCTATTATTGATATATCAACCGCTTGGGACGCGGTAAAAAACGGAAAGGGAGTTATAACAAGCGTTACTCCGGCGGGTACTACACTTTTCGACAAACCACCCGCGCCGGTAGTAAGTGAGATCTTGGTAGATAATATTTATCTTGCGTACTACGAAAACCTTAAAGATCAGACACATCTCCAACCTATATACGTGTTCGAAGCAAAATATAAAAGCCTGGGGTCCCAGGGAGGGGAAATGGTAATTTATCTTCCTGCCGTAAGTGGCGAGTATGTTAAACCTATTCCGGCTCAGGCAACACCTCCGGCAACAAGGTAGCTTTAGTCTGTCTTCCAGGCAAAATTAGCCAGTGTCCAGCTTAATAGATTTCTTGTATCGCTAAATCTATCGCGGCTGCCCATCACAATGAGCACCAGCTCCCTGTCTTCGTCCTTCCAACCATAAATGAGAACTTCGCCCGCTCCTACTGTCGTGCCTGTTTTAATTCCCGTGGTTCCGGATATTTCCCACAAGAATTTATTAGTGTTAGTTAATTTGTAAGTAAAATCCGATGAAAGGGATTTCACTGTAAACTCTTTTGTTTTGACCGCGTCCTGAATTGTTTCATTTGATAGGGACGCCAAAGCCAAAAGATACAGATCCGAAACTGTGGAATAATGAACACCTTTAAAACCGTCCAACCCGATAGGATTTACAAAATTTGTGTTCTTCATCCCCAGCCTCTTAGCCTCCAGGTTCATTTTGTCGACAAATTCCGAGTAGGATACTTTAGATGTGGCAAGTGCGCACGCAGCATCACCGGCCGAGCCTACTAACATTGTGTAAATAAGATCTTTAGCTCTGAACTCCTCATCAGCGGGAAGCCAGGCCTTGGTTGAATCTATGTTCGTACAAAAATATGGAACGATTACTTTTTCCTCAGGAGAGTATAGTTTCAAAGCTACCAAAGCCGTCATCAATTTTGTGGTAGAAGCGGGAGCCAGTTTTTCTTCGGGAAGCTGACTAAAAAGAACTTTGCCCGATCTTCTGTCGAACACTCCTGTAGCAATTGCCGAAACCGCAGGAGGTTGTTGAATACCCGATTTCAGCGGATAGATTTTTTCAAATGAGATTATATCCGGCGGAGTGTATCTTAAGGAGACAAGAATTCCGTTTGCTACATCCCCGAGGTCCGCGTTGCGGATTCCGATAAAAAAGGACACGTACGCGACGACCAAAAAATAAACAACCGGTCTTAAACCGGTTCCCCAATCCGCCGCCCACAAAACGTACGTAACAGACCTGATAGCGTGGGCTAAAAATCTACGCGTAATCGAAGTGGTCATCTTGTCTTAAGGGGTTAATCTTTTTACATCCCTGGGAAGGAATGTGGCTTCTTTAACCGTAGGAAGCTCAAGCAATCTCATTATTATTCTCGCAGGACCGATACCGGCTCCGCCGTGAGGAGGGCATCCGTATCTGAAAAAGTTCATGTAGTCTTCGAGAGTTGCAATGTCCATTCCTTTTTCAACTGCCTGTGTTTTAAGCAGATCCAATCTGTGCTCTCTTTGGGCACCGGTAGTAACCTCTACACCCTTATATATAAGGTCGAAACTCTTGGTTAATCCCGGGTTATCCTCGTGTCTCATATGGTAAAAAGGTCTGGCTTCGATGGGATAGTCGGTAACGAATACAAAATCAGAATTGTCCTTTTCCTTTATTATTTCAGATAAGGTTCTTTCTTCTTCGGGGGACAGGTCGTGTGCCTTTTCACTTCTCACACCCTTATCAGCCAACAGCTTTTTCGCCTCTTTCAAAGTAATTTTTGGAAAAGGTTTGGACGGCACTTCTATATCAAGTCCGACTTTTTCTTTAACATTTTTGAAACCGGAAATGAGCATATCTTCTTCCATAGACATCACATCAAAGTGATCATTTATGTACGAAGCCTCAAAATCCCATCCTGTGAATTCGGTTAAGTGGCGGGTTGTAAAAGAAGGCTCGGCTCTGAACACGGGACCGACCATAAACACTTTTTCTATTCCCGATGCCATAGCCATCTGTTTATAAAACTGGGGGGACTGGGCAAGATAAGCTTTTCTTTCAAAGTATTTTACTTCAAAAACATCCGAGCCTGTTTCGCTGGCCGTGTTCATTAAAGAAGGAGAATAAATCTGAGTAAAACCGCTCTTCAAAAAATATTCGCGGAAACCTTCTTCAAGTGCTGTCCACACGGGAAAAATATTAGACTTGGACGGTTTTCGCAGGTCGAGCCATCTCCAATCAAGACGCTTAGTCATTTCAGTTTCTTCCCCGCCCTTTTCTTCGACCACTGGAATGGGCAACTCAGGCTGGGCGACTGATAATATGCACATTTCCATTGCCTGAACTTCAAAACCCCCGGGAGCCTGTTTTTCTTCTTTCACCAAACCGTGAATTTCCAAAACGGATTCCAACGACAGATCTTTAACCGCGTCAAAAACTTCTTTTTCAGACTTTAAGATAACGATTTGCACGATTCCCGAAACGTCCCTTAACTGAAGAAATTTTATTCCGCCCTGGTCTCTGATAGCGTGGATAAAACCACAAATTTTAACCTGACTGCCTATGCCTTTTTTTAAATCTTTAATTAGTGTTCTATCCATATTAATTTTTTCTTATATCCTTAATAAATAAATCCACGAAAGTATTTCCATTGTACTCATTCTTCTTCAGAGTATAAACAATGTCGGCTTTATCATTTTCCGGACTCGTAAAATTTGAAGAGGAGGTGTTGAGCGTCACGTCCGACCCTACTCACGTCTGTAATTCCCACCTTTTCCGACATAAAAACAGGTTCTTCATTACCTAACCCAAACGGTTTTAATGTATCAAGACGGTTTAAGAGCTCAAGCGATACCATATCAATTGGTATTTTTATATCAACGTTCATCGAGGGCACTAATAGCTCGTCCGGGATTGTTAGGTTCGCCAATTTTTCGGCTTTCTCTTTAAGCTCAGGAATAAGTTCCTTTTTTATAGTGAAGCCGGCCGCCATCGGGTGACCTCCGAGGCTTTCAAACATTTCGTCGAAGTTTCTTAAAAATGAAATTATGTCTACTCCGGGAACCGATCTTACGGAGCCTTTTCCATAACCGTCGGATAAACTTATTACTATCGCCGGCCTGAAATATTTTTGTGTCAGACGTGCGGCGACCAACCCGATAATGCCTTCGTGATAATCCGCATGAGACGACAAGATTATTTTCGGAAGATTTTTTTCGTCAATTCCCGCGGCAAGGTCATACATTTCAACTGTCTTGTCCTGTCTTTGAACATTTATGCTATTTAGTTCTATGGCAAGTGCCTCAGCCTTTTTTTCATCCTCTTCCAATAACAAATTAAGTGAGCTGGATGCGTCCAATATTCTTCCTGAAGAATTTAAGCGCGGGCCTATTATCCATCCGAGTTCATACGTTGTGATTTCGCTTACGTTTTTTCCCGCTACCTGTAAAAGTTTTTTAATTCCAACCGGTGGGTCGGTGTTTAATATTTCCAATCCACGTTTCACCAAAGACCTATTGAAACCTAGTAAAGGCTGCAGATCTGTTACAGTAGCGAGAGAGGCAAGAGCAACCATGTGAGGATCCTTTGAACCCAGCACTTTTGCCAGTAACAACGAAAGTGACGCTCCAACTATTTTGTCGTACCAAACAATAACTTCGGCGGGCGGTAACAACTCGCCTTTTTGGTGGTGATCGGTAATTATCACCGAATGTCCGTGCTCTTTTAAAAGTTTTATTTCGTCTACCGCGGTTATTCCGCAGTCTACGGTTATAACCAAAATCTTCTCGTCGCTATTTAGGGACAACCCGGCTTTTTCAAAAAATGCCAAAATAGATCTTTCGGAAAGTCCGTAACCGTGGTCAAACCTGTTGGGAATGAAATGAAATGTATTTTCATAACCTTTTTCTTTGAAAAGTGCGTTGAATAAAATTGAGGTCGCGCAGATTCCATCCGAATCGTAATCACCGTGAATAAGAATTTTTCTTTTGTCTTTTATGGACTGCTCCACAAGATCAACCGCCTTATGCAGACTGTCTTTCAATTCTTGTGGTAATACTTTAAAAGCTTCGGCTAAAGGAGGGGGATTTAAAAAATCACCGTCCGCCGGTATTCCGCGGATTTTTAATATGGATGCAATTACATCATCACCTTCGGTGTATTCAGAACGTATATTCCAATTCATTTATTTTTCTTGGCGGCGTATTTTTCCCAGAGAACGAGTACCGGCGCAGCATTAAATATTGAAGAATATGTTCCCGAAATAATGCCTACCAACATTGCCAGCACAAACATTTTTATGGTATCCCCGCCTAAAACATACAATGCCGAAAGAGTAAATATAACAGTTAGTGAAGTTGCCACGGACCTGCTTAAAGTTTCGGCAACCGAATAATTTGTAACGTCCTCGATGTCCATCACCTTAGGAAGTTTGCCCAGATTCTCCCGTATCCTGTCGAAAACGACGATGGTGTCGTGAACTGAAAATCCCAACACCGTAAGAACGGCAGTAATAAATAAGCCGTCGACCTCAACATTTTTGAAATGACCGAGTATCGCAAACAGGCCTACCAGAAGAAGTGCGTCGTGAAGCATAGCAACGACAGCACTAACTCCGAAACGGAAACTTGAGTACGGCTTTGGAACATTTCTAAAAGCGAAAGCTATGTAGGCCATGATACCAACAACCGCCCAGCTTAATGCAATAAAGGCACTTCTGGTAGTTTCAGCTCCGATTGAGGGACCGACTGTTTCGAATGAAAGCTGTTTGGAATTTGGAAAAACCGCAGAAACTGCTTCTTTAATCTCATTATTTCTCTGGGGCTCTACCGGTTTTGTACGCACACTATATTTATTTCCGCTTTCAGGAACGACGGCCTCTACATCAATACTTTTTTGCACATAAACTTGTCTGAGATCTTCGGGGTTAATGCCCGATTCAAATTCGTACCTGAAAACCGACCCTCCTGTAAAATCCACAGACATGTTTAATCCCCAGATTAATAAGGCAACGATGCCGGGAAGAATTAAAACGGCAGAAAAAACGAGATACCAGATTTTGTATTTCATTAAATTACGCATTTTTCTTTTCTCCTCTCACGTTAGCGAACTCTATGAATGTCCTCACAACAAATATTGAACTAAACAAAGAGACTGCAATTCCTATGGCCAAAGTCAGCGCAAAACCCTTAACAGGACCTGACCCAAATTGGAACAATATAAAGGAAGTAATAAGAGACGAAATGTTGGAGTCTTTAATAGAATTCCA